>Garth_p1__coassemble_800_pt1 | contig 21919 bp, 19 predicted proteins | sample Garth_p1__metabat2_low_PE_013 | metagenome-assembled genome bin Garth_p1
AAAAATGCCCCTCTTGCACCCGCATGGATGTTGCGGTATACTGGGATATCCATTTTTTGCAAAAAAGGAGGCCAAGGCAATGGCGTATATGCCCTGTATCCCGCTGGCGGTAAAGCTGCCGGAAACAGCAGATCTTCGGCAGGCGGCGCGGTATCTGGGAGCACCGGGAGAACCGGACGAACAGACCCTTGCGCTGCTCAGACGCTGTGCCCCGCCGCTGATGGCGGCGTGCAGGGCACGGGCGGTGTACCGGCAGCTGAGCACAGCCGACCTGGCACAGGCGGGGCTTTTGCAGGGGCAGGACATTGCCCGTCACCTTGCAGGCTGTACAGGCGGGGTGCTGTTGGCGGTGACCCTTGGCCCGGGTGCGGATGGAGCCATCCGCCGGGCGGGCATCGGAGATGTGGCCGCCGGAGCGGGGACGGATGCCTTGGCTTCTGCGTTGGCAGAGCAGGCCGCCGATGCGGCGGAAAAGCTGCTGGTGCAGCACTATCAGGGGCAGGGGCTGTATCTGACAGGGCGCTACTCTCCCGGATACGGGGATTGGCCCTTGGCTGTACAGCCGCTGCTGGCCAGACTGCTGGATACGCCCCGGCAGATCGGCCTTTGCGTGCAGGAAAATTGCCTGATGACCCCCCGCAAAAGCATCACCGCCCTTTTGGGCGTGGCCGAACATCCGGTGCAGGGGCACCGTGCCGGATGCGCCCACTGTGCTTTGCGGGGGCGCTGTGAATATCGAAAGAGGGGAAAACGCTGTGAAGATCCATGAACTGTTTTGCCAGCCCCAGACCCTGCTGCTGGATGGAGGCTTTGGCACGATGCTGCAGGCTGCTGGCCTGCGCCCCGGTGCAAGGCCGGAGGAATTGAACCTGACCGAGCCGGACCTGGTGCGCAGCATCCATGCGGCTTATGCGGCTGCGGGCAGCCGGGTGCTGAATACCAACACATTTGGCGCTTCCGCCCCCAAGCTGGCGGGCAGCGGCTATACGGTGGAGCAGGTGGTGCAGGCTGCCGTGGCGCTCTGCCGCCAGGCAGCAGAGCCGTTTGGGGCACTGACGGCACTGGATATCGGCCCTTTGGGGGAGATGCTGGAGCCGGGCGGCCCGCTAAGCTTTGAGCAGGCAGTGGAGGAGTTTGGGCGCATCGTCCGTGCAGGCGCGCAAGCGGGCGCAGACCTGGTTTTTCTGGAGACGTTTACAGACCTTTATGAGCTGAAAGCAGCTCTGTTGGCCGTCAAGGAGAACAGTAGCCTGCCGGTTCTGGCCAGCATGAGCTTTGAAGCCGGCGGCCGCACCTTTACCGGCTGCACGCCGGAGAGCTTTGCAGCAACGGCACGCGGCCTGGGGGCGGATGCTGTGGGCATCAACTGCTCGCTGGGTCCAAAGGAGATCGCCCCCATCGCCCGCCGTCTGGCGGATGCGCTTCCGGGCGACTTCCCGCTGTTTGTCAAGCCCAACGCAGGACTGCCCCGGGCAGACGGCAGCGGCTATGACCTGACTCCGCAGCTTTACGCTATGCAGATGCGCCCCTACCGGGAGCTGGGGCTGTTTGCCGCCGGCGGCTGCTGCGGCACGACACCGGACTACATCCGTCTGCTGGCTGGCGTTTTTGCGGATTCGGCCCCGGGGCGTGCAGCCCATCCAATGCCCTCAGTGCTCTGCACCCCGGTGCAGCTGGTGACGGTGGACGGCATTACGGTGATAGGCGAGCGGATCAACCCCACCGGTAAAAAGCGGTTTCAGCAGGCGCTGCGGGAAGGCGATATGGATTACCTGCTGGCACAGGCGGTGAGCCAGGCAGAAGCTGGTGCTGCTGTGCTGGATGTGAACGTGGGTACCCCTGGTGTGGATGAACCGGCGTTGATGGAGCGGGCCGTAAAAGCGCTGCAAAGCGTGGTCAGCCTGCCTTTGCAGCTGGACTCCACCGACCCTGCTGCCCTGGAACGGGGGCTGCGGGTCTACAATGGCAAACCCATCGTCAACTCGGTCAACGGCGAGCCGGAGACCCTGGCCCGCATCCTGCCCCTTTGCAAAAAATACGGTGCGGCCGTCGTGGGCTTGGCGCTGGATGGTGCGGGCATCCCCCCGACAGCCCAAGGCCGTGTGGAGATCGCCCGGCGCATCCGGGATGCGGCACTGGCGGCAGGCATCCCCCCGGAGGATATCTATATCGACTGCCTGACCCTGACCGCCAGCGCCCAGCAGGAGCAGGTCATGGTCACCCTCCATGCGCTGGAGCGGTGCAAAAAAGAGCTGGGGGTGCGCACCATCCTGGGCGTATCCAATATCAGCTTTGGCCTGCCCAACCGCAGCGCATTGAACGCCGCTTTCCTCACAGCGGCCATGTATGCCGGGCTGGATGCGGCGATCATGAACCCCCAGAGTCAGGAGATGATGGCGGCGGTGGCGGCCTACGATGTGCTTACCGGCCGGGATGCCCAGAGCCAGCGCTACATTGCCCGCTATGCTGCGCAGGCACCGGCAGCACCGGCTGCAGCGCCCTCGGAACCAAAAGACCCGGAGCAGGACCCCTATGGGGCCTTGATCCGTGCCGTGGAACAGGGTCTGGCAGGGCAGGCTGCCGCCCAGACCCGGGAGCTGCTGGCCCATACCCCCGCATTGACGGTGGTGGACAAAGCGCTGGTGCCGGCACTGGACCAGGTGGGGGCAAAGTATGAGGCGGGGACCTTGTTTTTGCCCCAGCTGCTGCAGGCGGCCAGCGCTGCCCAGAGTGCTTTTGCGCAGATCCGGGAGGCGTTGGCGTCAAGCGGCGGCTCCCAGGCAGGCAAGGGCAAGATCGTGCTGGCTACCGTTCAGGGGGATGTGCATGATATCGGGAAGAACATCGTCCATGTGCTGCTGGAGAATTACGGCTTTGAGGTCATCGACCTGGGCCGGGATGTGCCGGTGCAGCAGGTGGTGGACACGGTGCGCCGCACAGGTGCCCGGCTGGTGGGCCTTTCTGCCTTGATGACCACCACCCTGCCCAGCATGGAAAAGACCATTGCCGCCCTCCGCACCGCCGGTCTGGACTGCAAGGTCATGGTAGGCGGCGCCGTGCTTACGCCGGAGTATGCCGCAGCCATCGGTGCAGACTGGTATGCCAAGGACGCCAAGCGCAGCGCAGATATCGCCAAGGAATTCTTTGGGGTCGGGTGATGTCCGCCCCGCAGAAATACAAAACAACAAAGCAAAGATAGGTCCCCGGGCGGAAAAGGAGCGGCTGCGCCTATTTCTGCCCGGGGACCTTATTTGCAATTTGTTCAAAAAGCTCACAAAGAAACTCCATTTTTGTGCGGTACAATAAAGCCATAGCAAGGGAGGTACGGCAGAAGCCAAAACCTCCCCCAGAAAAAGCGTCCACCATTGCAGGCAGACGTGAAGTTCAGCCGGTGTGAACCGGTTCCCTTAAAATACTGTCCCCCGCCTATGCGAGGCAATAGCCAAAGACGGCGGACAGACTACCAAACCTCTCCTGGCAACCGCAATGTTAGGAGTTCCTTATATGCAGGCAGCGCCGCTTTCTCCTCCTTTCCACGGCGCTGTCTGCTTTTGATTTGTGCAAAAAGGCCAAAAAGAACCCCCGGCATCCGTGCAGGATACCGGGGGTTCTGCTGTGTGAGCGAAAAAACCGCGTGCAGGGGGTCAGCCCTTTTTTTCAGCACGCTTCTTTGCGGCAAAGTTCACCAGAGCCGATGCGGCAGCGCCCAGCATAAGCCCCAGCAGGATGCCCGCCAATACGTCGGTGGGGAAGTGGACGTACAGGTACAGGCGGGTAAAACCAATAAATGCAGCCAGCACCAAAGCGGGGATGCCCAGGCGCTTGTTTTGGCAGAACAGGGCGGCTGCGGCTGCAAAGGCCGAGCTGGTGTGTCCGGACGGGAACGAGTGGCCGTTGGGCCGCTCTACTAAGATCTGGATCAGGGTGTTCAGGTCACAGGGGCGGGGCCGGGCAAACAGGGGCTTTAAGATCATATCCCCCACCAGCAGGTAGAACAAAAGTGCCAGCAGCATAGCAAGCCCGGCTTTGCGGGTGGAACGGCGCAGCAGCAGGATGACCCCAAACAAGATCCATAGCTCGCCGTGCATCCCCGCCCAGTTGAAAAACACGGCCAGCGCATCCATCACAGGATGGGCGAACTGCTGCAGCCAGTCCAGAAAGGCGAATTCAAAGGCCATTGGTTCCTCCCGTTATTTCCGGCAATCCCGGCGCTTGTCTGCGGGCAGGCAGCCCAGCAGCTCCCATACGCTGTCCATATCCTGGTCCAGCAGGTAAGCCAGGGAGCGCTTGCCACCGGGGGCTTTTTCGTCCGCTGCGGCTACATACAGGTAGATGGCATCGGCGGTGCGGTAGGCGCACAGCACATCCGCCCAGGGGTACTGGTAGGTGGGGGCGGGTTTGTCCTGCTCACCGGCCAGCCAGACGGCAACGCCGTCCCCCGACAGCTCCACTCGGTAGAACGGCTGGGGCAGCTTCATTTTTTTGATGATCTGAGACAGCTGGTGGAAGAAGGTGCCGAAATATACACCGGGCAGGCCCAGCGCTACCACCGTCAAAACAACGGTCAGCAGCAGCGCACCCTCCCGCTTGCCCACCTGGGACAGGCAGATGGCGGCGCTGGTCAGCAGGATCACCGCAAAGATCAAAGGGCGCTTCCAGGCTTTTTGGTGGCGGAATACGTCAAAGACCCGGAAATCCCGGAAGTTTTTTTGGGTCATCTGGACCGAAACAGAGATCGTTTGGGACATAGTGCACACTCCTAACATTGCCTCTTTTGAGGCATAGTAACACATTCCATCCCGCTAGGCAAGGGCAATCTTGCAAAACAGCCCGGAAACGTGCTAAAATAGAAACTATCGGTTTAAAAATGAACAAGCGGTGGATCGGCAACTGCTTTGTTTCGCTTACGCTCGCCGCCTCTCGGGGGAGTCGCCCTTGGCCAGGTCTGCCGGGCCGGGGCCGGAGAGGGCCTTGCTCCCCATAGGAAAGGAGTGCTTGCATTGACGAAAAAACGCATCCGTATCACACTGAAACAGCGCATCGGGCTGTGCCTGGCGGTATTTTTTGCGGCGCTGGCGGCCCAGATCGCCCTGAACGTGTACCAGTCCCGTGCGGTGCAGGGGGTCATGGACCGGCAGATGGGCTCTTTCCACGCCATCAGCCGTTTTCAGGGCGGTGTCGAGGGGGTCGTGGGTGCGCTGGAGAGCTACCGCTGGGAGAATGGCGAGCAGCAGGAGATCCTTGCCCGGATGGAGGATTCCCGCTCCACCTGCAACGCCTGGCTGTGGCGGGTGGAAAGCAGCATCCATAGTTTGGAGGATGTCAGCGAGGAGCAGCGGCTGCTGTACAGCGCAGTGTCTACCACCTATGCCCATTATGAGCACCTGCTGGACAGGCTCTCTGCCACGCTGGAAGCGGACAACAGCATGGCGGCCTCCCGTTTGTATTACGATCAGGTGGCGGCCTGCGGGGATTATCTCAGCCAGTATACCTTGCAGCTGCTGGAGACCGCCATTCTGGATGCCCAGACCAGTTATACCGAGCTGTCGGTGCTGTCGGCCCGGATCGGGATGCTGCAGACCGTGGTGGTGGGACTGTGCGTGGCGCTGGGCTGCGTCAGTGCCATGATGGTGATGCAGCTGCTGACCCCGGTGCAGCAGATGATCGCTGCTTCCTGGGCCATTGCCCGCAGCGAGTTCGACAGCCCGGATATCCCGCTGCCCCGTGGGCTGGAGATGGCCCAGCTGGCAGAGGCGTTCAACAAAATGAAGCACTCCATGGCCCAGCAGGTGAATACCCTCCAGGAGAAAAACGAGATCGAGCGGGAGCTGCACCGCCAAAAGACCCAGGCGCTGGAGCTGCAGAACCGGATGGAGCGCAGCCGTTTGCAGCAGCTGCGCAGCCAGATCGACCCGCACTTTTTGTTCAATACATTGAACGTCATCCTGCAGACTGCCGGTACAGAAAAAGCGTACCGCACCCAGGCGCTGATCACGGCGCTGTCGCATCTTCTGCGGTACAGCCTGATGAGCAATGACGAGCAGGTGCCGTTGGCCCGGGAAGTGCGGATCGTGGACGAATACTACTCCATCTATCATGTGCGCTTTGGAGACCGGGTGCGGATGGAGTGGCGCATCTCGGATGCAGTGGATCTTACCGAGGTGATGGTGCCCTCCTTTATCCTCCAGCCTATCGTGGAGAATGCATTCAAGCATGGCATCTGCCCCAAGGAGGAGGGCGGGCTGGTGCGCATCCGGGTCACGCCTGTGCCGGAGAAGGGGCTTTTGTATCTGAGCGTGCTGGACAATGGCCTGGGGATCCCTCCGGAACAGATGGCGCAGCTGCGCAAGGCACTGGGCCAGCCCGGAGAGCGATGGGAACATATCGGTCTGTACAACGTGGCTGAGCGGCTGCGTCTGCTGGACAAGAGCTGCCGGATGTCGGTGTGCTCCCGTCCCGGGCGGGGCACCTCGGTACGCCTATATCTGCCTTTGATGGAACGAGCAGAGGAGGAGTTTTGAGATGATACGAGTCCTGATCGCAGACGATGAACGCTTGGAGCGGGAAGCCCTGGCCGACCTGGTGGTCCGCCGCTTTGAGCATGAGGCCGTGATCCAGACAGCTGAAAATGGCCGCCGGGCCGCCGATACCGCTATTTTGTGGGAGGCGGACCTGATCCTGATGGATATCGAGATGCCGGGCATCAATGGGCTGGATGCAGCCCGGGCTGTGCTGGAACAAAGGCCGGAATGTAAGGTGATCTTTGTGACAGCGTACAGCCTGTTCCAGTATGCCCACGAGGCGATGCATCTGGGCGCCTGTGACTATCTGCTCAAGCCGGTGGACCCGGATGAGGCGGAGGCTGCGATCCGCCGTGCGATCCGTCAGATCGAGGCGGGGCGCAAATTGGCGGAGCTGGCTCCGGTGGCCCCGGAACCGGCTGCCGATACCGCCGAGGCCGAGGACCGCAATGCGCTGGTCATGGCCCATGTCCGCCGCTATATGGAGGATAACTATATGTTCGACCTCTCGCTGGACAGTGTCAGCGAGATCCTGCATATCAGCCCGGCATACCTTTCGGCACAGTTCAAAAAGTATCAGAAGATGAATTTTCTGGACTGCCTGACCGAGCTGCGCATCAATGCGGCAAAGCAGCTGCTGACCGACCCGCTGCGTTCTGCGGCGGAGGTCGCTTCCATGGTCGGGTACGAGGACGCCAGCTATTTTGCCCGTGCGTTCAAAAAGCGTACCGGTATGACCCCCACCCAGTACCGGCGGGAGGCCGCCCGTCAAGCCCGGGAGGCTCGTCTGTGAGCGGCCGGCGCATCGCAGCTCTGACGCTGGCTGCGGTGCTGTGCCTGCTGATGCTGGCAGGCTGCGTCGTCCGTCCCAAAGAGCAGGCGCAGACCCAGCCGGAGCTGCTGCTGCGCTATGCAGAAAATCAGCCGGCGGATTATCCCACCACCCAGGCAGCCCTTGCTTTTGCGGAGATGGTGTCCCAGCGCACCGACGGCCGGGTAAAGATCCTGGTGTACAGCGACGGGGAGCTGGGCAGTGAGCCCAGTGTGGTGCAGCAGATGCAGTTTGGCGGCATCGACTTCTCCCGCGTGTCCTTGAGCGAGCTGGCCAACATCCTGCCGGGGCTGAGCATCCTGCAGCTGCCGTATCTCTATGAGGATGCGGCCCAGATGTGGCGTGTGCTGGACGGGCCCATTGGCAACGAGTTCCTGCTGGCGCTGGATGCAGTGGGGCTGGTGGGGCTTTCCTGGTTTGATGCAGGCGTGCGCAGCTTTTATACCCGGAAGAAGGTCACCTGCCTGGAGGATCTGCAGGGGCTGGCTCTGCGGGTGCAGCAGTCTGGCCTGATGAGTGATATGATCGAGGCGCTGGGGGCTGTGCCGGTGCAGGCAGCGTACAGCCAGGTGTATGCGGCGCTGCATAATGCGGAGATCGACGGGGCAGAGAACAACTGGCCCAGCTATGAGGCGATGGGTCACTATGAAGTGGCGCCGTATGTGCTTGTGGACGAGCATAGCCGTGTGCCGGAGATCCAGCTGGCCAGCCCAGCGGCCATGGAGAAGCTGGCAGCGCTGGACCCCGCCTATCCGGAGCTGGTGCGCCAGTGCGCACGGGAGAGCGCCGAGGTGGAGCGCTGCCTTTGGTCGCAGCAGGAGGAAGAAAGCGAGCAGAATATGCGCAAGCGGGGGATCATCATCACCGAGCTGTCGGATGAGGAGAAACGCCGTTTCCGTGCTGCGGTGCAGCCGCTGTATGACCGGTTCAGCATTGAAAAGGCCATCATCCACCGCATCCAGTCCAGTTGAAATACAGCCAATAGGGTAAAAGTCCCCGGTATACAGTCTGCAATGCGCTGCAGGCTGTATTTTTTTTAAGAGCGGCAAAAAGGCAAGTGCAGGCGTATCCGGGGCGGTCTCTTTGCCGGTTTTGGAGCCGACAGCACCCGAAACTTTTACGCTGGAACGGAGGATGAAAGGACTGTTGTATCCCACAAATCGTCTGAATTGCCAAAAAACCGGGCGACGAATTGGATATAAGCACAAAAAGTATCCCGACTTTTTTTGAAAAACCAGGACATTTTTTTGATGCGCTTGTAAACATATTAATATTTTGTTAAAGTATACTCAATGATGAAACGGCGGTGCGCAACTTGTGCAGCGCGACACCGCCCGAATTTTAAGGAGGATTTTCAATATGAAAAAGATCTCTCGTCGCAGCTTCCTGGCAGTGGCTGGCGCTTCCACTGCTGCTCTGGCTCTGACCGCTTGTGGCGGCTCTTCCAGCTCCACCGCTGCTTCCAGCACCGCTTCTTCTGCTCCGGCTTCTTCCGCAGCAGGCAACGCTTCCGGCGCAGCTGCTGATCCCAAGGTCACCCTGGTTTACGCCGAGGTCAACCCCCTGGACACCATCGTGGGCCAGACCGGTTCTCACTTCAAGGAGAAGGTCGAGGAGCTGACCGGTGGTTCCGTCGTCATCGATCTGCAGGCTTCCGGCGTGCTGGGCTCTGAGAACGACGTTCTGGACGCTCTGCTGGGCGGCTCTACCTCCATCGACATCAGCCGCATCTCTGCTTTCGCTCTGACCAGCTACGGCTGCACCAAGTCCATGCTGCTGTCCATCCCCTTCACCTTTGACAACCGCGCACACTTCTGGAACTTTGCCAACAGCGAGCTGGCTCCTGAGTTCCTGAACGAGCCCCAGGAGCTGGGTCTGCCCCTGCGCGGCATGTTCTACGGCGAGGAGGGCTTCCGCCACTTCTTCACCGTTAAGCCCGTGGCCGCTATCGAGGACCTGAAGGGCATGAAGCTGCGTGTGTCCAACGACCCCGTCATGAACGGCATGGTCGAGGCTCTGGGCGCATACCCCACCGTCGTTTCCTTCGGCGAGCTGTACTCTGCTCTGCAGACCGGCGTTGTGGATGGTGCTGAGCAGCCCATCGCCAACTACAAGTCCAACGCTTTCCCCGAGGTTGCGAACAACCTGATCCTGGACGGCCACACCCTGGGCGCTATCCAGGCTGTCATCACCGACAATGCTTGGGGCAAGCTGACCGAGAACCAGCAGGCAGCCATCATGGAGGCTGCAAAGGACACCCAGGCATTCAACGCTGAGCTGTCCGAGACCGAGGAGAACAAGGTCCTGGAGGAGCTGAAGTCCTCCGGCTGCAACGTTGTGGATGTCACCGACAAGACCCCCTGGGCAGACGCCTGCGCTAAGGTCATCGAGGACAACACCAAGGCTTATGCGGATCTGTACCAGAAGATCCGTGACATGAAGTGATCCTGACACCAAAGTTTGTTTTGTGAGGCAGGGCGGTGCAGCCCGACCCTGCTGATCATCGCTGTCTTTGCAGCGGAGGTTGGTGAAAAGATCCCGAGTGTCTGTGCGGGGGCATCCAGCCGGATGCCCTGAGCCAGTGCTTACCAGCAGTCAGCCCGGCGGGTGATGGACGGGGGCATTCCCGCCCGCCCGCCGGGTTTTTATTTTGGAGGAATTGATATGCCGAAAATCTTTACCACTTTGGATAAGATCAAACCGGCCTATGATATCACCTATAAAGTGGTTTTGGTGGTCTGCAAGCTGTTGCTGATCGCAGATATCCTCATTACCACGATATCGGTTCTGGGCCGTTACATTCCCTTTATCCCGGACCCCTCTTGGTCGGAGGAAATGGTGCTGACCTGCATGAGCTACATGGCCGTGCTGAGCGCTGCTCTGGCTATCCGGCGGGGTGCCCACATCCGCATGACCGCATTTGATGTCTACCTGCCCAAGGTCGTGGTCAAGACCCTGGACCTGGTGGCGGATTTGGCCGTGATGGTGCTGGGTATCATCATGCTGGTGGTGGGCTGGAAGTACGCCTCCACCCTGGGCGGCCGCGGCTTCTATGTTTCGATGCCCTGGCTGTCTCGTTTCTGGATGTACTTCCCGGTGCCGCTGGCTGGTGGCGCCATGATCATCTTTGAGATCGAGTCCATCTACAACCACATCAAGAGCTTTTTTGTAAAGGAGGAGAAGTAATATGTCAGTACAAACTCTGGCGATCATCGTCCTCCTGGCTAGCTTCTTTGTCATGATCTTCCTGCGCTTCCCCATTGCCTATGCAGTGGGCCTGTCCAGCGTGCTGTGCATGATGGTGCAGGGCCAGGCGCTTACCGATGTCTGCCGTCTGATGGTCAAGGGCATTTCTTCTTTCAGCCTGATGGCTGTGCCTTTCTTCATCACCATGGGCGTGCTCATGGGCTCCGGCGGTATCAGTGAAAAACTGATCGCATTGGCCGACGCCTGCGTTGGCTGGATGCGCGGCGGCATGGCCATGGTCAACATCGTGGCATCCTACTTCTTTGGCGGCATTTCCGGTTCTGCTTCTGCGGATACCGCCTCCATCGGTTCCATCATGATCCCCATGATGGTGGACCAGGGCTACGATGCCGACTTCTCCACCGCTGTTACCATTACCTCCTCCTGCGAGGGTCTGCTGGTTCCCCCCAGCCATAACATGGTCATCTACGCTACCACTGCCGGCGGTATCAGCGTGGGCAGCCTGTTCCTGGCTGGCTACCTGCCCGGCGCTCTGCTGGCACTGGTGCTGATGGTGGGCTCCTACATCATCTCGGTGCGGGAGAACTACCCCAAGGGTTCTGCATTTACCATCCGCGGCTTCTTCAAGCAGCTGGGTACCTCCATCTGGGCACTGGCTGCAGTGGTCATCGTGGTGTTCGGCGTTGTCGGCGGTGTGTTTACCGCTACCGAGAGTGCTGCTATCGCTGTTATCTACTCTCTGTTCGTGTCCGTCTTTATCTACAAGGGCCTGGACTGGAAGGGCGTTTGGCATGCACTGGATGAGTGCGTGGACACCCTGTCCATCGTGCTGATCCTGATCGCTACCTCTGCTGTGTTCGGCAACTGCCTGACCATGCTGCACGTGCCCGATCTGGCTGCACAGGCGATCACCAACCTGACCGATAACCCCTACATCATTGCTCTGCTGATCGACCTGATCCTGCTGGTTCTGGGCTGCATCATGGATATGGCTCCCATCATCCTGATCGCTACCCCGATCCTGCTGCCCATCGCGACCTCCATCGGCATCGACCCGATCCAGTTCGGTATCATCGTTGTGCTGAACTGCGGCATCGGCCTGCTGACCCCCCCGGTCGGCTCCGTGCTGTTCATCGGCTCTGCCGTTGCAAAGCGCCCGATGGAAAAGGTGGTCAAGGCGACCCTGCCGTTCTATCTGTGCATGTTCATTGCACTGCTGCTGCTGACCTATGTGCCCGATATCAGCCTGGCGATCCCCAAGCTGCTGGGCGGCTACGTCAGCCCCATCGCAAACCCCTTGGGCCCGGTATTCATCCACTGATGGATCCGTTTGCCCCTTGTCCCTGTCCGCAGTGGGACTAAGAAAGCTGCACACCCAGCCCTTTCGGGCTGGGTGTTTTTGTTTTGCAGAAAAAAGCCCCATACACCCTCTTTTCAAGCGCCGAACTCTGTGCTACACTCAGAAAAAATCAAAAGGGGGAACGGCGATGAAAAACTGGAAAGGCATCCTGGGCAAGCTGGTGTATATGGCTGCTGCGGCGGGCATTGGTTTTGTGGGCGGTCTTGTGCTGGCACAGCAGGCGGACCTTGGGGCGGGCGGCGCTGCCGAGGTGTTCCGGCTGTTCTGGATGTTTGCGGCAGCGGTGCTGGCTGCTGTGGTGCAGATCATCGTGCACGAGGCAGGGCATTTGGCAGGCGGGCTGGCTACGGGGTATACATTCTGCTCTTTCCGGGTCGGCAGCTGGATGCTGCAAAAAGAGCAGGGGCGCTTAAAACTGCGCCGTCTGTCCCTGGCGGGCACGGGCGGGCAATGTTTGCTGGCGCCGCCGGAGCTGAAAGAGGGCAGGATGCCCTGTGTTTGGTATAACCTGGGGGGCGTACTGGCAAACCTTTTGCTGGGGAGCCTGGCGGCAGGTGCGCTGTGGGTATGGACCATGCCCTGGATGCTGCGTACCGTGCTGGCGCTGGTGGCGGCTATGGGGCTGGTGTTTGCCATTGCAAATGGTCTGCCGATGCAGCTCGGCGGCATTGATAACGACGGGGCAAATATGCGCTCGCTCCTGCGGGACCCGGCTGCACAGCGGGCTTTGTGGGCACAGCTGAAGATCGTGGAGGCACAGAGCCAGGGTCTGCGTCTGGGGCAGATGCCGGAGGAGTGGTTCCAGGTGTCGGAGGGGGCAGAAACACGAGCGGGTCTGGAGGTGGATGTGGCGGTGATGCAGTCCAGCCGTCTGATGGACCAGCATCGCTTTGCAGAGGCTGCGGACCAGATGGACCGGCTTTTGGCCAAGGGCACCACAGTAAAGGGCATCCAGCGCCGGATGCTCTGCTGCGACCGGGTGTATTGCGCACTGCTGGCAGACCGGGATGACAAGATCTTGTCTCAGTGGGAGACTGGGGAGCAGAAACAGTTTCGCCGCCAGATGAAGACCTGCTTGTCCGTGCTGCGCACAGAGTATGCGTATGCACTTTTGGCGCGGGGCGACCAGCAGCAGGCCCGCCGCTGGAAGGATGCTTTTGAGCGGGCGGTCCTCGATTGGCCGTATCCCGGGGACTGCGCCTTGGAGCGGGAGCTGCTGGCGCAGGCAGAACAGGCCGGCTGCGCGGCAAAGACCGAATGATCAAAAGATGCTGAAAATAAAAGCGTCCCCGCTTCTCTGTACGTTGCAGAGGGGCGGGGACGCTGATTTTATAGGGGATCAGTGCTGGCCGCAGTGACCCTGACCGCAGCCGTGGCTGCCGCAGGTGTGGCCCTCGGTGTGCTCGTGGTCGTGGTGGCTGCACCGGACGTTGGGATTGTAGGCCAGGCTGTTTGCCAGCAGAGCCTGCACAGCGTCATCTGCGCTGCCGGATACGCCGCCATACAGCTGGATGCCGGCCGCTGCCAGGGCAGCCTGTGCGCCGCCGCCGATGCCGCCGCAGATCAGCACATCCGCTTTCAGTGCCTGCAGCACGCCAGCCAGTGCGCCGTGGCCGCTGCCATTGGTGCTGACCACCTCGCTGTGGGTGATCTGCCCATTCTCCACGTCGTAGACCTTGAACTGCTCGGTGTGGCCAAAGTGCTGGAAGATCTGCCCGTTTTCGTAGGTAACTGCGATTCTCATAACCGTTTCTCCTTTTTGTATAGCATATTTCTGTCGAAAAACCTGCTTGTAGCATCCGCCGCACTCGCATTGGCGGCCCTCGCCGCTGCACAGACGGTAGTCGCCGCCCTCGATGTGCAGGGGCAGTCCCTGTACCAAAGCGCAGGCCAGCTTATGCCGGGCACTGGCGTACACCTGCTGTACGGTGGTGCGGGCTACCTGCATAAAATCACCGCACTGCTCCTGCGACAAGCCTTCCTTGTCGATCAGGCGGATGGCTTCGTACTCATCTACCGTCAAGACCACCGCTTCCTGCTCTGGATTGGGTGGGTCGGGTAAAAACCCCCGGGTGGTGGGGTAGTGGCAGACCATCCGGCACTTTTTTGGTCTGGGCAAGGAAAATGCCTCCTTTTTTTGAGGTTCCCGCTTTTTTCGAGAAAAGACGGAGCAAAAACGTTTCCCGTGCAAAACGCCAGCGGCATTTTGCAAAAGGCGCTTTTTAGCCAAAGGACAGGGGGACAGTGGTTTGCGCAGGGGCTGCGCCCCATGCCCGCTGGTCTGCATCCAGTATAGCGCTGTTTATGGCATATGTCAATAACTAAGCGGTAAAAAGGGCTGCAGCACCCATGCGGAAGCACAGAAGAACCAGCTGCGCCAGAATTTTTCTTTTGTACCATATCTGACAAAAGAAATGGGGTCAAGACGGAGTTTCGTCAGCAAAAATACCAAAAAAGTTTGCCACTTATTTACAAGTTGTTCCTTGACAGGGCCAAAGGAAACAGGTATCATAAAAAGTATCTTCTAAAGATGGAAGTATCAATGAGGGGAAAGGAGATGTAAGTAAGATGGATTTTTTGCAGAACGTAATGGGGTATTTCACCCAGCAGATGCCGCTGTGCGCCAAGAATGACCACATCAGCCGCAACCTGTACCAGGAGTATGGGGTCAAAGCCGGATTGCGAGACGAAAACGGCAAGGGCGTGCTGGCGGGTCTGACCAACATTTCGGACGTGCGGGCCTTTGAATATGTGGATGGAGTCAAGCGTCCCTGTGACGGTCAGCTGCTGTACCGCGGCTACGATGTCAAAGACCTGATCGCTGGCAGCCGGGGCAGTCGCTTTGCCTTTGAGGAGGCAGGCTACCTGTTGTTGTTCGGTCAGCTGCCTACCCAGGCGGAGCTGGATCAGTTCTGCCAGGTGCTGGCCCAGTGCCGCACCACCCCCACCAATTTTACACGGGACGTGATCATGAAGGCGCCCAGCCATGATATCATGAACTCCATGGCCCGCAGCGTGCTCACCCTGGCTTCCTACGACCCCCAGGCGGCGGATCTGTCCATCGCCAATGTGCTGCGTCAGAGCATCCAGCTGGCCAGCATCTTCCCCATGCTGGCGGTCTACGGCTACCATGCGTATGACCACTATGAAAACAACGAGAGCATGTACATCCACCGCCCGGATCCGGAGCTGTCCACCGCAGAAAATTTCCTGCGGATGCTGCGGCCGGATAAGAAGTATACGCCGCTGGAAGCACGGGTGCTGGATGTGGCGCTGCTGCTCCATGCAGAGCATGGCGGCGGCAACAACTCCACCTTTACCACCCGTGTGGTCACCTCTTCGGGCACGGATACCTATTCGGCTATGGCGGCAGCGCTCTGCTCGCTGAAAGGTCCCCGCCACGGCGGCGCAAACCTGATGGTGATGCGGATGATGCAGGATCTGCGTGCCAATGTCACCGATCCTACCGACGACGAGGCGCTGGAAGATTATCTGCGCCGCCTGCTCCACGGAGAAGCCTTTGATAACAAGGGCCTGATCTACGGCATGGGCCATGCCGTCTACTCCCTCAGCGACCCCCGTGAGGTGGTGTTCAAGAGCTATGTGGAGCAGCTGGCAAAGGAAAAGGGCAGAGAAAAGGATCTGGCGGTCTACAACAAGATCGAATATCTGGCCCCGCAGCTGATCGCAAAGGAGCGCAAGATCTACAAGGGCGTCAGCCCCAACGTGGACTTTTACAGCGGCTTCGTCTACGATATGCTGGGCATCCCGGAGGAGCTGTATACGCCGCTGTTTGCTGTGGCCCGTGTTATGGGCTGGAGCGCACACCGCATTGAAGAGCTGCTGTCCGCCAACAAGATCATCCGCCCGGCCTACAAGAGCCTGGGCAAGCACCACGACTACACCCCGCGCAGCCAGCGCACCGAGGATGGAGGGAATGTATGATGGGTGCAAAAAATACGGCTCATCTGGCAGAACGCTTCTTTTTGGACAATTTTGAGTTCCACCTGGACCATGTGTTCCACCGCATCCAGCGTGCGGATTACCTGGTGCTGTATTCCATCCAGGCACGGCAGGATGCCGCCCCGGGGGAGAAGGTCTATCTCTCGGACCTGGCAGAAGGCATGGGCCTGCAGGTGACGGAGCTGTCCCGCGGGGTAGAAAAGCTGCAGGATAAGGGCTTTTTGGTCTGGAAAACAGACCGTGAGGCCGGGCGCAGCTATCTGGAGCTGAGCAGCAAGGCCATTGAACTGATGGCCGCTGAGCGGGAGCGGATGAAGCGCAGCTATCAGCGCCTGCGCACCGAGCTGGGCGATGAAGAATTGTCCCGCACGGTGACGACGATGCGCCGCATTGCCGAGATCCTTCAGGAGGACTAAGGGCTTTGCGAAAGGGGGATCGCCCCTGCGTTTGAAACGAGACTTTGCACACGGCTGGCGAGGGATCGCCAGCCGCTTTTTTGTCTGTGGGAAGAGCAGCGCAGATGCGGCGGCTTTCCCCTCCCTTGATTGCCGCCGCACCCTGCTGTATAATGTGCATGACCGGTCTTTGGGGCCGGAAAAGTAAAGTGTAAAAAAGAGGGAAAGTATTATGGGATTTGAATTTGTGACCGCCCTGCCCACACCGGAGGAGATCCGGACCCAATTCCCGCTGAAGGCGGAGCTGTCCCAGCTGAAACAGCAGCGGGATGAAGAGATCCGCCGGATCATCACAGGCCAGAGCGAGAAGTTTTTGGTGCTGGTAGGCCCCTGTTCCGCAGATAACGAGGATTCGGTGGTGGATTATGCGTCCCGCCTGGTAAAGGTGCAGCAGGCAACTGCCGACAAACTGGTCATCGTGCCCCGGGTGTATACCAACAAGCCCCGTACCACCGGCGAGGGATATATGGGGATGATCCACCAGCCGGACCCGGAGAAAAAGCCCAATATGCTGGAAGGCATCCTGGCCATCCGCCATATGCATATGCGCGTGCTGGAGGAGACGGGCTTCTCTACCGCAGACGAGATGCTCTACCCGGAAAATCTGCGCTACCTGTCCGATATCCTCTCTTACATTGCGGTGGGCGCACGTTCGGTGGAAAATCAGTTCCACCGTCTGGTAGCCAGCGGCTGTGATGTGCCGGTGGGCATGAAGAACCCCACCAGCGGCGACCTGACCGTGATGCTCAACTCGGTGGTGGCTGCCCAGCTGCCCCACGACTTTATCTTCCGCGGGTGGGAGGTCCAGTGTCCGGGCAACCCCCTGACCCATACCATCCTGCGCGGTGCAGTGAACAAGCATGGCCAGACCCTGCCCAACTACCACTATGAGGACCTGCGGCTGCTGTATGAGCTGTACGCCAAGCGGGGGCTGCAAAACCCCGCCTGCATCGTGGATACCAACCACGCAAACTCCGGCAAGCACTATGAAGAGCAGGTGCGCATTGCAAAGGAAGTGCTCCACTCCCGCCGCCACTCGGCCGAGATCCGGGGGCTGGTCAAGGGCCTGATGATCGAGAGCTACATCCAGCCCGGCAGCCAGAAGATCGGCCAGCACTGCTATGGCCAGTCCATTACCGACCCCTGCCTGGGCTGGGAGCAGACCGAGGCGCTGCTGTACGAGATCGCAGAGCAGGCATAAGCAGGGCGCCCGCAAACAGGGGGTGCTTCATGTCGTTCTGCACAGGATTTTGTGCGTATTTTCGGTGTTTTGACAAAGTGACTGCCAAACCTCCCCGGATGCTTGACCGTGTTTCTTGTCGGGTGTAAAATACTATGGTACCAAAGTATCTTTGGAGATATGGTACAGTAAAACCTGCCCCCCGGCACCCTGAACAGCCGGGGAACAGAGGACTGGAGGACGAGACCCTTCATGAAAGCTAGACCCCTCGCCTTTTATTTGGCGGCTGCACTGCTTAGCTGTCTTTTGCTGGTGGGTGCGCCTACTGCATTTGCCAGCCCCAATGTCGGGGATGTAAGCGGGCAGATGTCTTTGAATTGCGATACGCTGGAGCTGGAGATCACCTCCGAAGATCCCCGCCCCATGGCATACCTGTATGTGGAGGATGACTATTACTTTATTATATGGTCCAGCAGTGACCCCACCGTAGCTACCGTAGACAGCGATGGCAAGGTGAACGGCCGTTCTGCTGGTACAGCGGTGATCACCGCCCGCACAGACCGGGGCGAGAAAGCCAGCTGTACCGTTACAGTGACCCAGAATGCAGAGGTGGTCACCCAGGCTGCGCTCAACCAGAGCAGTATGCAGCTGGTGATCCAATACGACCACCCCAACCCTTCTCAGCCGCTGTATCTGATCAACCGCAAGGATTCGCCTGCGTATGTCTACCAGTGGCATTCCAACAACCCTGCAGTGGCTGCTGTGAGCGCAAACGGAGTGGTCACGGCTCAGTCGGAAGGGGAGGCTGTCATCACAGCACTGACCTCTTTGGGGCAGAGCCTGACCTGTAAAGTCCGGGTGGCCTCAGATGTGGGGAAGGTGGTGCTGAACAAAACCAACCTGCCCCTGCTGCCCGGCAGCAGCGAGCGGCTCTCGGCTGTGGTATTGGCCGAGGGCGTAGTGCCTGTGACCTGGGTCAGCTCAAACCCCGGTGTGGCTACGGTAAACGCCGAGGGCAAGGTGACCGCTGTTGCGGAAGGGGAAGCGACTGTAACGGCCCTCTCGCCGGAGGGGCGCAGTGCAGAGTGCCTGGTGAAGGTGGCTCTGCCCGCTAACCCGCTGCTGGCAGCCGCCCTGCGGTAAATAAAGCGCAAAAACCGCTGTGCAGTAAAATGCACGGCGGTTTTTTTGTGGCTGTCAGTCAGGGGCAGGGGGATGCACCAAGGAGAAAGCCGCCCGCCCCCTTGTCCCTGGCCGGGGGATTGTGGTAAGATAAGCAAAAGATTTTTAGCATACAAGGAGGGTACAGCGGATGCTGACTGTCACACTGCTGGGCACTGCGGCAACGATGCCCCTGCCGGACCGGGCGCTGAGCGCTGCGGTGATCGAGTGCGCAGGCCATAGTTTGCTTTTGGACTGCGGCGAGGGCACCCAGGCCGCTGCCCGCCGGGCGGGGGTCAACCTGATGCGGGCGGATGCGGTCTGTCTGACCCATTATCACGGCGACCATATCTTTGGCCTGCCGGGGCGGTCCTGCGCCCGGTCCCCACCCGCCACCGGGTGCAGAGCCAGGGATATCGGCTGGAGCTGCCCAGAGCCGGGCGTTTTCTGCCGGAAAAAGCCCAGGCGCTGGGCGTCCCGGTGCGGGAATGGAGGCGTCTGCAAGCCGGTCAAAGCGTGGAGACCCCCGCAGGCAGCATCGCCCCGGAGCAGGTGCTGGGGCCTGCACGCCGGGGCCTGCAGGTGGTGTTTTCCGGGGACACGGCGCCCTGTCCGGGGCTGGAACAGGCCGCCCAAGGGGCAGATCTTTTGATCTGTGATGCCACCTATGCCGGGGAAGAATATGCGGCTCAGGCCCGCCAGTATGGGCACAGCACCTTTGCGCAGACGGCATCTCTGGCGGCGCGGGCAGGCTGCCGGCGGCTTTGGCTCACCCACTATTCGCCCATGATCGAAGATCCAGAGGCGGAACTGGAACAGGCCCAGGCGGAATTCCCCGCAGCGGAGTGCGGGTTTGACGGCAAACGTCTTACCCTGCGGTTTGAGGAGGACAGGACATGAAACTTTGCGTGGATGCAGGGGCGGCGGCTCTGCTGGAGACGCTGCACCGGGCAGGCCACCGGGCCTATGTGGTGGGCGGCTGCGTGCGGGATGGACTGCTGGGGCGTGTCCCCCATGATTGGGACCTATGCACCAGCGCAACGCCGCAGCAGGTCTTGGAGCTGTTTGGGGCGGAACGCTGCATCCCTACCGGTCTGCAGCATGGCACGGTGACCGTAAAACAAGACGGGCAGTGCTATGAGGTGACCACCTTCCGCACCGAGGATGGATATACGGATGGCCGTCACCCGGACCATGTGGCTTTTGTGTCCCGGGTGGAGGCAGACCTGGCCCGTCGGGACTTTACCATCAATGCAATGGCGTATGACCCGGAGGAGGGATTGGTGGACCCCTTTGACGGCCGGGGAGACCTGGCCCGGGGACTGGTGCGGGCAGTGGGCCAGCCGGAGCGCCGGTTTGAGGAGGACGGCCTGCGCATTTTGCGTCTGTACCGGTTTGGGGCACGGTTTGGCTTCCGGCTGGAGGACGAGACCCGGCGGGCGGCGCAGAATCTCTGCGGGCGGCTGGGCTGCGTTTCGGTAGAGCGGATCGAGGCAGAGCTTACGGGTCTGCTGGCGGCGCCCCGGCCTGGTGCCTGGCTGGAACCGGCAGTGATGGCGGTGATCCTGCCTGAACTGGAGCCGAAAGCGCAGCCGGAACGGTTTGCAGCACTCTGTGCGCAGGTGGACCGTGTGCCGGCCAGCGCTGGGGCGATGGTGCGGCTGGCGGTGCTGCTGTCTCCTTTGGGGGAGGAAGCTGCCCGCCAGGTGCTGCGGCGGCTGCGCTGCTCAAGGGAACAGATAGACCGGGTCAGCCTTTTGGTGTCCTGCCAGGGGCTGACAGCGGAACCCGCCGGAGCACAGCGGCAGATCCAGGCCCGCCGTTTGCTGGGCCGCCTTGGTATGGAGACCCTCTGCCAGCTGCTGTGGCTGGCAAAAGCCCAGCATCCTGAGCAGATTGGGGCGCTGGAGGGGCTGGAAGCCGAGGCGCAGTCCGCACAGCAAAGCGGTGTGTGCTGCCGTGCCGATCAGCTGGCTGTCAATGGAAGAGATCTGCTGGCAGCGGGCGTAGCGCCCGGCCCGGCGGTGGGCCGCATATTGCAGGCGCTGCTGGAGCAGGTGATCCAGGGCAGCCTGCCCAACAAAAAAGAGGATCTGCTGGCAGAGGTGCCTCTGCTGCAGCAGGGACAGAAGGAGATAAGATAAAGATGGAAGATCAATATTCCCGTACCCGGCTCCTGCTTGGGCAGCAGGCCATCCAGCGGCTGCGCCAGGCCCGGGTCATCGTGTTTGGCGTAGGCGGCGTGGGGGGCTATGTGGTGGAAGCGCTGGCCCGCAGCGGCATTGGCGCATTGGACCTGGTGGACAACGACACTGTGAGTCTATCCAACCTGAACCGGCAGATCATTGCCACCCACAGCACACTGGGACAGTATAAAGTCGACGCGGCGGCAGCCCGTATCCGGGATATCGACCCCACGATACAGGTGCAGGTCTACCGTATGTTCGTCCTGCCGGAAAATCTGGCACAGTTTGATTTTGGACAGTACGATTATATCGTGGATGCCATTGATACGGTGTCGGCAAAGCTGGCGCTGGCACAGGCGGCACAGCAGGCGGGGGTCCCCATCCTCTGCGCTATGGGGGCGGGGAACAAGATGGACCCCACCCGGTTTGAGGTGGCGGATATCTACGATACCTCGGTCTGCCCGCTGGCGAAAGTCATGCGCACCGAATGTCGCAAGCGCGGGGTGCGTAAGCTGAAGGTGGTCTACTCCCGGGAGCCGGCGCTTCCTCCTGCTCCCGGCGAAACGCCGCCCCCCGCTCCCGGCAGCCGCCGGGCTACACCGGGTTCCAATGCGTTCGTCCCCGCTGCCGCTGGTCTGGTGCTGGCAGGGGAGCTGATCCGGGATCTGACCGGTTTTGCAAGAGAGAACTGAGTTTACAGCAAAAAAAAGAAAGGCGGCGGCCCGTGCAGGTAGGGCCGCCGCCTTCTTGCCCTCATCGGAGGGCAGGCAGGGTAAATGATAAGAAGGTAAATGAAGAAAATAGCATAAAAAAGAAGAATGAAGATGGGAGCACAAAAGAACGGATACGAGGCATTGTATCCAAGATACGCTCCTGTGGGATACAACATACCACTTTTGCGTCCGAAATACAAGGGCTTTTTGAAAAAAAGTCGCTCTGACTGCATAAAAAAACTCAAATTCAGAAAAACGCACAAATCAGGTGGGGCGTTTCCTGGCAAAACTGCTGAATACTTGTCCTTGTACGGCGAACAAAAACTGCCTTGCAGATGCTG
>Garth_p1__coassemble_3156_pt1 | contig 6168 bp, 6 predicted proteins | sample Garth_p1__metabat2_low_PE_013 | metagenome-assembled genome bin Garth_p1
TGTTCCTTTTTTCGTAGGGGCTTCCGCCGGACGACCTGCGGCGCCCCGCACCTGAATTCACAACATTTTGAATATTTATACACTCGGCAGAGGGATTTTTTCCCGTTCTGTGGGCAGCTCCGGGGGTGTTTCCGGTGTCTGCTGCCGGGCCGGAAATTGGCAGAAAACCCCGGCCGAATTTCCATTTTTCCGGCCGCATTTTCCAGCCGCCGCCGGACGATTTCCAATTTTTATGGATCATCCAGAACGGTTTCTGCGCTCCTGGGCGGTTCGGGATGGGCCACGCAGCGTTCGCTGGCAGCGCTCGGCGGGAGATCCGCTGCCGGACTGCAGCGGGGAAGGGCCGCTCCGGGTTCCGCGCGGCCGGGGGGGGGGGCTTCTGTCCGGGCTGCGCCCGCTGTTTCCCCGGTGCGACTGGCAAAACCGCACACACGGAGGCGGGTCAACTTTTCGCTCTTTTCTGCCGGATCTTTGGCCGCTTTCGGTCCGCAGTCCGCTGCCGGAAGGCTGCTTAATTCTTTTTCCCCAAAGAGTCCGCATCGTTTGCTGCTGGATGCAGGGCTTTTTGCCCTGTTTCTTATTGTACTTGTTGTAGTAACAGTAGTAGGGGCTGGGGAGGGTGTTGAAAACTCGCCTTCGCTTAGCCGCCATGCGGATTTTTTGGGGTCTCTGTTTTGGGGATGGCGCTGTGGAAGAGTTGTGGAAAGGGGGTGTGTGCGCTTTTTTTCCACGCGGCATGTGCAAAACAGAAGTTGAATGTTGAAAACTTGGTGGAAAGAGTGGAAAGCTTCTGCTTTTCACCACAATATCTTGGACAAAAATCGGGGTTTGCGGCCTGTTTCTCCCCATATTTTGGGCCTGGGGTGGAAAATCAGGGCGTGAAAAGGCGCATCAGGCCCGGACATTCTTGATGATGTCGCTGACCGTCTCCCGCAGGTGCTGGTCGTTTTTCATGTCCCGCTCAATGGTCTTGAGGGAGTAAACGATGGTGGAGTGGTCCCGGCCGGAAAATTCCCGTCCGATCTCCTCCATGCTCATGCCGGTGACCTCCCGCAGGATGTAGATGGCCACCCGACGGGCAGCGGCTACGCCGGCGTTGCGCTTGGTGCCCCGGATATCGGCCGGGGAGACGTTGAAGGTGCGGGAGACTTCGCCCACGATCTTCTCGATGGTCACAGGCACCGGCTGGGTCTCGTTCAGGATGTCCTTGATGGCGTTCTGGGCCACGCTGATCACCGGCTGGATGCCCTCCAGCATATAATAGGCGTTCAGCTTTTTGACGGCGCCCTCCAGCTGGCGGATGTTGTTTTTCAGGTGGTTGGCAATGAACTCTGCCACATCCTCCGGCAGGTCCAGATGCAGAAGCTCTGCCTTGCGCTTGACGATGGCCACCCGGGTCTCAAAGTCCGGCGGCTGCACGTCGGCGGTCAGGCCCCACTCAAAACGGGTGCGCAGCCGCTCTTCCAGGCTCTTGATCTCCTTGGCCGGGCGGTCGGAGGCGATGACGATCTGCTTGTGTACGTCGTGCAGGGAGTTGAAGGTGTGGAAGAACTCCTCCTGGGTGGACTCCTTGCCGGCGATGAACTGGATATCGTCCACCAGCAGCAGGTCGGCGGCCCGGTATTTCATGCGGAAGTCCTCGGTGCTGCCCGCCCGGATGGCGGCGATCAGCTCGTTGGTGAACTGCTCGCAGGTGACGTACATGATGACAAAGTCCGGATGGGTGCGCTTGATCTCGGTCTGGATCGCGGTCAGCAGGTGGGTCTTGCCCAGGCCGGACCCGCCGTAGATGAACAGGGGGTTATAGGCTCCGGAAGGGTTGGCCGCCACAGCCTGGGCTGCCGCAAAGGCAAACTGGTTGGACGGGCCTTTGATGAAGTTCTCGAAAGTGAACTCGTAATTGCCCTGGGGGGAGGAGGGGTTGGCCTCGTACTGCTGGGACAGCAGCACCTCGTGGGGCGGGGTGCTGGGCACCACCAGGGTAATATCCACGTCAAAGCCCAATACGGCCTTGAACGCCTCCTTCAGCAGGCCCAGGTAGCGGTCGGTAACGATCTTGCAGATAAAGTCGTTGCGCACCGACAGGGTGATGTGGCTCGAATCCTCAAAGCTGATCGGCTCGAGCCCGTCGATGTACAGGTTATACGTCGGCTCGGCCATCTGCGCTTTGCAGTAGCTCTGGGCAGCCTCTAAAACGTCCTTGAAAGAATCCATAAAACATCCACTCCATTAGATCGGTCGAAGTTTTCAACAATCATGCTGATACTCCGTAAGTATACCACAAAAACCGCTGTGCGTCTATATTACTATAAAGTAATTTAATATACATAAATTTAGCCGCTGCATCGCTCTTGTGTTCTGGGCAAAGTATGGGCACAAGATGTGGGGTTAAAACAGTTTTCCACCGGGAATGGGTGAAAAAGTGGAAAACCTTTTCACATAAAAGTTTGGGCAAAAGTTGACCAAAAGGCAAAAAAGAGCTTGACAGAATGGGATTTGATGCGATATACTGTTGAATTGCAAGCCTGTCCCCATCTGGGACTCAAAGAAGCAGACCCCATACAGGGGACGAGTTTTTACGGAGGATACCACTATGAAGAGAACCTTTCAGCCCAAGAAGCGTCAGCGCAAGCAGGTCCACGGCTTCCTGACCCGCATGAGCACCAAGAACGGCCGCAAGGTCATCGCTGCCCGCCGTGCAAAGGGCCGCAAGAGCCTGACTGTCTGATCCTGCACCAGCTTTGGGCGCAGGGCGCAGCGCAGGAAATGATGCGCAAAAAGACCGCCGACATTGAGCTTGGCGGTCTTATTTTATTGCACGGCGCAGGGCGGCTGCGGGGCGGGCAGGGGAAATGCTGCCGCTTTTTGCAGAGGTCTGCCGCAAAAGTGGGAAAGATGTATTCTGTGCGCGGCTGTCATTTGAGCAGATTGACCGAAATTTCTTTAAAAGAATTGGCGAAAAAAACGCCGGAACGCACTTTCAAAGTACGCTGATTTTTGATATACTGGAAAGAGCATTGGTGAAAAGGGGACAGTTCTGCCCTTTTGGGGCAAAGCCCCGCCAAAGGCTATGGGAAAGGAGGCGCCGAAGGGATGCGATACCGTCCGCTCCGACGCAACAGTGAGTTTGGCCGGGTGTATGCCCGCGGCCGATCCTATGTACACCCTGCGCTGGTCCTGTACGTGTTCAAGACCAAGGGCCGCCGCACCCGGGTGGGGCTGACCGCCACCAAAAAGGTGGGCCATGCCGTACAGCGCAACCGCGCCCGCCGCGTGATGAAAGCGGCCATTGATGAACATCTGGATTACAACATCGGCGGGTACGATCTGGTATTTGTAGCCCGCAGCTCCACCCCGCGGATGAAGAGCTGGCAGCTCAGCGGGGTAGTGGCCCGGCTGTTTGCCCAGGCGGGCCTGCCGGACAAGGCCCTTGCCCCGGGCGCAAAGCCCCCGGCTACGGTCCCCCCGGCCAAGCACCGGAAATGAAGCGCACCCGCCTGCGGCAGGCCGCACAGCAGGGGCTGTGCCAGCTGATCCGACTGTATCAGCGGTACATCAGCCCGGCGCTGGGCAGCCGCAAATGCCGCTTCTCGCCCACCTGCAGCAGCTACGGCATCCAGGCCATCCAGACCCATGGCTGCATCAAGGGCCTTTTGCTGACCATCTGGCGGGTCGGCCGGTGCAACCCCCTGGGGCGCTGGGGCTACGACCCCGTGCCCCCGCCTGGCGCCTGGCGCAGCCCGGAGAGAAGCCTCTCTCCGTCCCGGCTGTTTTCCACAAGGCACAGGGCAAAAGGTGGAAAATAACGCCCCGGCAGACCGGGGACCAACACAGCCTCTCATGACGCGCGGCACTGTGGGCCGCGCGTCCTACGATAAAAAATACAAAAGCCCTGCGCCACAGGCGGGGCAGAATGGACGAAGCTATGAACCCTTTATACATCCTCGGTTGGCCTTTGGGCTACGTCATGGAGTGGATCTACAACCTGATCCCGAACTACGGCTGGGACATCATCCTGTTCACGCTGCTGATCAACCTCATCAAGATCCCCCTGCAGCTGAACCAGCAGAAGAGCATGGCCAAGATGTCCGCTTTCCAGCCCATGATCATGGACATCCAGAAAAAGTACAAGGATAAGCCGGAAAAACAGCAGGAAGAGCTGCTCAAGCTCCAGCGGGATTACGGCTACAGCCCCACTTCCGGCTGTATGCCCATGCTGGTCAACTTCCTGGTGATGTTCGGCGTTATCGAGGTGGTGTACCACCCGCTGCAGCGCATCTTCCAGATCAGCGCCGAGGCGCTGGAGACTGCCGGCGCCGCTCTGACGAACCTGGGCATCAGCTTTACCATGGTCACCCGGGACACCAACATCATCGCCCAGGTGCTGGCAGGCGAGTCCACGGTTTCTGCTGCATTCTCCGCAGAGCAGCTGGCCAAGATCGCTGAGTTCGGCCAGCACATGGACTTCTTTGGCATCGACCTGACCCAGGTGCCCCAGTGGAGCTTCCAGGCAGAGAACCTGCCCCTGCTGATCTTCCCCATCCTGGCGATCGTTACCATGTTCATCTCCACCCACATCAGCATGAAGGCCTCCGGCCAGGAGATGCAGGGCGGCATGAAGATCATGATGTACATCATGCCCCTGACCTACCTGTTCTTCTGCTTTACCGTGCCCTGCGCATTCTCCCTGTACTACGTGATCTCCAACATCATCATGACCGTGCAGAGCCTGGTGATGCGCAAGATCTATGACCCTGATAAGATGAAGGCCCAGGTGGCTGCCGAGATCGCTGCCCGCCGCAAGGAAGAGCGCCGCGGCGTCAAGAGCACCACGATCCAGGTCAAGGACGAAAAGACCGGCAAAGTTGAGGAAAAACAGATCTCTGCCAGCGAGATGAACAAGCGCCGTCTGGAGTATGCCCGCCAGCTGGATGCTGAGCGGTACAAGGACGAGCGCACCGTTCCGCTGTCCGAGCTGGAACAGAAAAAGGAGGACTAAGCCCTATGATCCGTACCCTGGAAGCCACCGGCAAAACGGTGGAGGAAGCTCGTGCAAAAGCCTGCGCCCAGCTGGGTGTGGAGGCCGATGCGCTGAATGTGAGCTTTGAAGTGCTGGAAATGCCCCAGAAAACTGGTTTTCTGGGCTTGAAGCTGATCCCCGCAAAGGTGCGGGTGTCGGTGGAAGAGCCGGACCTGGCACCCGTGCCGGAGGTGGAGGTGCAGCCTGCTGCCGCCCCCGTCCAGCCGGAGGCAGAGCAGCTGCCCCAGGAGCCGGTCGCCGCTGTGGAGCGGCAGCCGGAGCAGCCCGAGCCGGAAGTCCAGGCACAGCCGGAAGAGCCGGAGCAGCTGGCCGCAGTCCAGCCGGAAGCGGAGCTGGAGGAACAGCCCATCGAGATCGACTCGAACCCCAAGGTGGCCGCTGCAGTGGCCTATCTGAAAGAGGTCATTGAGAAGATGGGCGTGCAGGACGTGAAGTTCAGCGCCGTGCAGAAGGGGGAGGCCACCATCATTTGTCTGGATGGTGAGAAGCTGGGCGCCCTGATCGGCCGCCGCGGCGAGACCATGGAGAGCCTGTCCTACCTGGCCAGCCTGGTGGCAAACCGCCTGGAGGGCGATTATATCAAGCTGGGCCTGGATGTGGCTGGCTACCGCGGCAAGCGGGAAAGCGACCTGACCGCCCTGGCACAGCGCATCGGCGCCAAGGTGCGCCGCACCGGCCGCAGCTTTGCAATGGAGCCCATGAACCCCTACGAGCGCCGGATCATCCATTCTGCCATCAGCAGCATGGAGGGTGTGCGCAGTGAGAGCAAGGGCGAGGGCCGGGATCGCCGTGTGGTGATCTACTCCACCGACCCCGCTGCCCAGAACGACAGCGCAGAGCGCCGTCCCCGCCGTTCTGGCGGCGGCCAGCGCCGTGGCAATGGAAACTCCCGCCGGTACGAGAACGACGGCCAGCGCCGCTCCGGCGGCGGTTACCGCGGCTCCCGTCCCAGCCGTGGTCCTCGTCCCTCCAGCGTGCCGGAGCGCACCTACGCCCCCCGGGACGCCGCCAGCGCCGAGCCGGTAGCACCCAAGCGCACCGAGCGTGTGGACGACTTTGAGGGTCTGGGCTTTGGCAAGATCGAGCTGTAAGCTCTGCCCCTGAATAAAAATACGAAAGCCAGCTTG